>Ga0155359_1081_pt1 | contig 38346 bp, 30 predicted proteins | sample RifCSPhighO2_02_FD_106327 | JGI IMG/M metagenome (GOLD analysis project Ga0155359, IMG submission 106327) | Deltaproteobacteria bacterium RIFCSPHIGHO2_02_FULL_43_33
TCTTTGCCATATTCAACAGGCAGAATAGGATTTGGGAGAATTGATCCTATGGAGAGTATAGCCCTAAATAAAATTACACATAAAGATTGACATTACCTGGCCTTTAGCATCGTTTGACAAACATTTTAAAAAGGTTTATAGTAAAAAACAATTAAGGAGGAAGTTATGGGAAAGATTATTGGCATTGACCTGGGAACAACAAACTCTGTTGTTGCAGTTATGGAGGGCGGCGAGCCGAAGGTTATCGTAAATGAGGAGGGAAGCAGAATTACGCCGTCAGTTGTTGCTTTTACGAGAGAAGGCGAGGTCCTGGTAGGTCAGGTGGCAAAAAGGCAGGCTGTCACCAATCCTGAAAATACTATTTTTTCTATAAAGAGATTTATGGGAAGAAATTATGACGAAGTTAATGAAGAGATGAAGATGGTGCCTTATAAGGTGATAAAGGATGAGTACGGCAGGGCAGTGGTTGATGTTCCTAATATGAAGAAAAGGTATACGCCGCCGGAAATTTCCGCCTTTATATTGCAGAAGTTAAAAAAGGCTGCTGAGGCATATCTTGGCGAGCCTGTTACAGAGGCTGTTATAACCGTGCCTGCATATTTTAATGACAGCCAAAGGCAGGCAACAAAGGATGCCGGTAAGATTGCAGGCCTTGATGTAAAGAGGATTATAAACGAGCCGACAGCATCTTCACTTGCCTATGGCCTGGATAAAAAGAAGGATGAGACTATTGTTGTGTATGACTTTGGCGGCGGTACATTTGATATATCTGTGCTTGATGTCGGTGAGGGTGTTTTTGAGGTTAAGGCCACAAACGGAGATACCCATCTTGGAGGCGACAATTTTGACCAGAAGGTCATTGACTGGCTTATTGCAGAGTTCAAAAGGGATCAGGGGATAGACCTTTCAAAGGACAGGATGGCTCTCCAACGTTTGAAAGAGGCTTCTGAAAAGGCAAAGATAGAGCTTTCATCTGTGATGGAGACAGAGCTAAACCTTCCCTTTATCACAGCAGATGCAACAGGGCCGAAACATCTTGTTATGAGGCTTTCCAGGGCAAAGCTTGAACAGCTTACAGAAGACCTTGTAGAGAGAAGCCACAGACCATGCGAGCAGGCATTAAAGGACGCAGGCGTTAAATCTGCTGATATAGATGAGGTGGTGCTTGTCGGCGGTATGATAAGGATGCCAAAGATACACGGCTTTGTTAAAACCTTTTTTGGCAAAGAGCCTCATAAAGGAGTAAACCCTGATGAGGTTGTTGCAGTTGGCGCAGCTATCCAGGCAGGTGTTCTCGCAGGCGAAGTTAAAGAGGTTGTGCTTTTAGATGTTACGCCACTCTCCCTTGGCGTTGAAACCCTCGGCGGCGTGATGACAAAACTTATAAATCGTAATACTACCATCCCTACAAAAAAGAAAGAGACATTTACAACTGCGGCAGATAACCAAACTCAGGTTGAAATACATGTGCTTCAGGGTGAGCGCGAGATGGCAAGGGATAACAGGACCCTCGGCAGGTTTCACCTGATAGGCATCCCGTCTGCGCCGAGGGGTATTCCACAGGTTGAAGTTACCTTTGATATAGATGCAAACGGCATTCTCAATGTCTCTGCAAAGGATATGGCAACAAACAAGGAGCAGAAGATTACTATTACCGCCAGCAGCGGGCTTGTAAAAGATGAGGTAGAGAAGATGGTTAAGGATGCTGAAGCCCATGCAGAAGAGGATAGGAAGCGGAAAGAGGTAATTGAATTAAGAAACCAGCTTGACTCTATCATATATGCAACAGAAAAGACTCTCAATGAACACAAGGCAAAAATTCCTGCATCAGATGTAAAGGCCATTGAGGATGCGCTATCAGAGGGGAAGAAGGCCCTTGAGAAAGAAAATGTTGATGATATGAAAAGGGCTCTTGATAATATCAATAAAGCCTCACACAAGATGGCCGAAGTTATGTATCAGACAGCAGCCCAGGCAGGCGCACAGCCTGGTCCCGCAGGGGCAGGAGCTGGCGCCAAAAAAGAAGGTGAAGTGGTTGAGGCAGAATTTGTGGATGAAGAGAATAGAAGGGAAGATAGACGATAAGAGCAGGTAGAGGCAAGGGCAATAGGTAATGGGTAAAGCCCATGACCCATTGCCCATAGCCTGTATGTATATGGTTAAAAAAGACTACTATGAAATATTGGGTATTGGACGCAGCGCCACAGAAGAGGAGATAAAAAAGGCTTACAGAAATCTTGCCAGAAAATATCACCCTGACCTGCACCCAGGCAATAAAGAGATGGAGGCAAGGTTTAAGGAGATAAACGAGGCTTATGAGGTTTTAAAGGACACTAAAAAAAGGGAGCAGTATGACAGATTTGGAAGCAGCGCGTTTGAGCCGGGCTTTGAAGGCGCAAGGACATATACTTATCCGGGCGGCACAGTTAATATAGAGGATTTGGGCTTTGACATCGGCGGTATAGAAGATATATTCGGCGATATATTTGACAAGAGGGCAAGGACAAGAAAAGGGCCGCTGCGCGGGGAGGATGTTGAATATATACTGGATATAGGTTTTGAACAGGCAATACATGGCACAGAAGTAAGACTGACAATCAATGGTGAAAAAATAACAGTTAAAATACCGGCCGGCGTTAAAGATGGTTCAAGGGTTAGGGTGGCTGAAAAGGGCAAACATGGAACCCTTGGTGGTCCGTACGGAGATTTATATATTATAACGAAAGTGAAACCCCACCCATATTTCAGAAGAGAAGATGACGATATATATCTTGATGTCCCGATAACCATAACAGAGGCAGCATTAGGCGCAAAGGTGCACATACCAACAATAGATGGAAAGGCAGTGCTGGTAATCCCGCCCGGCACACACAGCGGACAGAAGTTGAGATTAAAAGGTAAGGGGGCTCCTCATATAAAAGATAAAACAAGAGGCGACCAATATGTTATAATAAAAATAATTGCTCCAAAGGGGTTAGATCAAAAATCAAAAAATCTTTTAGAAGAAATTGAGAAGCTGAATCCATATGACCCGCGGAAAGATACAGGCTGGTAGACAACATTCGCAAGGATGTTGAATAGGAAGTTGCAAATTAGAGATTGGGAATTGAAAATTTTAAAATGGTTGACATGAAACTTACAATTTAATATTTTCAATTTGCATTTTACAACGGAGCAAAGCGACCATGTTAGAACTCGAAGGCTTTAAAGAAAAACTTACGCCGAGAGGACTCAGGGTTTTAGAGACTGCTGTTGAAGAAAGCAAAAGGCGGCAGCACTATTACCTTGGTGTGGAGCATATATTCATTTCTTTTGCTATCGTGGAAGAGGTTTTTTTTAGAGATGTAATGTCAGACCTTAACCTGGATGCCAATCAGGTCATTACCTTTTTGAACGACCACCTGAATATTGCCCGCCAGTATATAGGCGTAGGCGTTAAAATCCCTCCTACAACAAAGACCATATTTAAACTCGCATGGGAAGAGGCGCAGAGATGGGGCAGAGATGAAATAGATTCTACTGACCTCCTCATTGCTATCTTTCAGGAAAGTCACAGCCTTCCGGTTAAGGTCTTCAGAAGCTTTGGCCTTGACCCTGATTATGTTATGCGGAGGATAACGGCAAAGGTCAGAAACAAAGAGGAGTTTGAGGAAGAGTTAAAAAAGAAGTATGACCTGCCGCCCAACCTGAAACATTTTGCTGTTAATCTTAATAAGCTTGCCCATTACGACAAGCTTCCGCCGATTATTGGAAGAGATGCTGAGATAAATCAGGTAATGGAGGTCCTATGCCATATTGAGCGGAGCAACTCTGTTATGATAGTCGGCGAGCCTGGGGTGGGGAAAACGGCAGTAGTGGAAGGGCTTGCGCGAAAAATAGAGTTTGAGCCGCATAAGATTCCCAAGAGGCTTCGCGATAAGCAGATTGTCAATCTTCAGATGAACTCTGTTGTTGCAGGAACGATATTCAGAGGGATGTTTGAGGATAGAATTGAGAAGATAATTAAAGAACTTAAGGATAAGAAAAACATCATCCTCTTTGTAGATGAGGCCCATACCTTAATTGGCGCAGGCTCTGCTATGGGTGTGCCGTCAGATGCAGCCAATATCTTTAAGTCAACCCTTGCAAGGGGAGAGATTCAAATAATCGGCGCAACGACTTTGGCAGAATATAAAGAATATATAGCAGAAGACGAAGCCCTTGCGAGGAGATTCAGGATAGTAAATGTAGAAGAGCCTTCCGTAGATGACACCAAGAAAATATTGTACGGTATAAGACCCAGGCTGGCAAAGAATTATGCAGTGAATATAACCGATAATGCTATAGATACTGCGATAGATATGTCTCAGAGATATATGCGCGGCCTGAGGCTGCCTGATAAGGCAATAGGGTGGCTTGACACGGCCTGCGTAAAGGTTGAGATCAATAAACCACAGGAACCTGTTTCTGGCAATGATGTGATAGACGTAATATCGCAAGAGACAAAGATTCCGAGGGATATGATATTCAGAGATACCACGGCAAGGTTTAAGGATATGGAAGCCGGCTTGTCTAAGAGGGTTGTCGGCCAGAGAGAGGCCATAGATGCCCTGGCAAAGAGACTACGGTTGAACAAAGGGCCGTTAAAAGAAAACTATGCCAGACCTGATGGAGTGCTGCTTTTCCTTGGCCCAACCGGAGTTGGCAAAACAGAATTGGCCAGGGTTTTGGCAGATTTTTTATTTGGCGACGAAAAAAAGATGGTAAGGCTTGACATGAGCGAGTATAAAGATTCTTCTATCGCAGTTGATAAACTCATCGGCATGCCAAGAGGGATTGTCGGCAGCGAAAGAGGCGGCATACTCACCAATCAGGTTAGAGAAAATCCTTATTCCGTTGTATTGCTGGATGAGGTGGAAAAGGCAAACCCATATGTTTTAAATCTGTTTCTGCAGGTCTTTGACGAGGGCTGGCTTACCGACGGCAGAGGCAAGAGGGTGTATTTCAGCGACACTGTGATTATTATGACCAGCAACCTCGGAAGCGATGAATTTAGAAAATTCACAAAACCGCTCGGCTTTTTACCTGAGGGACGGGCGTTGGGAGATTTGAAAAAGACCATTATGAAAGAGGTTGAGAATACCTTCTCTCCTGAATTCATTAACAGGATAGACGACATCATCATCTTCTCACCGCTTACAAGGGAAGAGGTAAAGAAGATTGCCATGATATATCTGAATAATATAAAACGGCATATGGAGGAAAACGGCAAGGTCCTTGAGGTTTCCGACGCAGCGCTGGATATGATAGTTGATACAGGCTACAGCTCAAAGTATGGCGCAAGATTTTTAAAGAGAAGTATAGACGAAAAGGTAAAGGTTCCAATAACCCTGCAGTGGAAAGAAGGCTCGGCCTTCAAGGTGAATGCGCTTGGCGATGATATTGTGGTTGAGAGTGTGTCTCATGATTTGGTTACTATTTGAAAATATTTAACTGTTAGGAGAAAGCATGTTTAAAAATATCCTCATTCCTCAAGATGGTTCAAAGCACAGCAGGTCAGCCCTTGCATATGGAATATGGCTTGCCAGGAAATTTGACGCCAAGATTATGGGTCTTTATGTAGTTGATGTGGTTGCAATGGAAGGGCCTTTCCTCCATGACCTTTCAGGGTCTCTCGGTTTTGAGCCTTTTTTAAATTTCTCAACAAAGATGAGAGAGATTTTAGAAACCAAGGGCCAGGGTATTTTGAATGAGTTCAAAGACACCTGCGAGAGGGAGAATGTATCATATGACAGCGTCCATGATTTTGGAATAGTTGCCAATACGATTTGCGAAAGGGCAAAGCTTGCAGATATGATAATCATGGGCCGCAGGGGCATCAATATACAGTTTGAATATGGGCTTCTCGGCTCTACTACAGAAGGTGTTATACGAAAGTCTTCGAAACCTGTTATTATTGTTCCTGATGAATATAACGAACTATCAAAACCGCTCCTTGCGTATGATGGAAGTTTTACCGCGAGCAAGGCTATGCGCTCTGTAGCTGAGTTTGTAAAGATATTAAAGCTCCCGTTGACAGTGTTAACAGTTTCAAGAGACAAGAATGGCGAGACGCTTTTAAAAGAGGCGCAGGACTACTTTAAACCCTATAACATCCAGACGCAGTTTGTTTTGCTTAAAGGTGATGTGCCGCAGGAAATTGTTAGATATTATAAAGAAAAAAAACACGATATTTTATTTATGGGCGTAACCAGCCATTCAAGGATTGTAGAGATGGTACTTGGAAGCACCACAGAATATGTGATGAGAAGTGTAAACGGTCCGGTATTTTTAGAGAGATAAGATTTTAGATTCTATCCCTTTTCAACACGTTGTCTTTCTCACCATCAACTTATCCTGTAAGCAACATCAGCCAAACAAAAAAAGAAACTTTTTTCGCCGTTATCCTGCCAAATTTATTGACTTGCCCTTTTAGTGTGTGCTAACTTCAAAAACAATTACATTTTTTACAAGGCTCAAGAAATGACAGATGCTGTCAAGGAAAATAATATTGAGGGATTAAAAGACCTCATTCAGAAAAAAGATGATGTAGCTATCATCGGCCTTCTCACCCCATTACATCCCTCAGATATCGCAAAGCTTTTTGCAAACCTTGAAGAAGAAGAAAAGATATATATCTTTAGCCTTCTTGACCCTACCGTAGCATCGAATGTTCTCTTGGAGGTAGACGAACCGACAAGAGAAAAGCTTATTGCATCCATATCCAAGGCAGAGCTTACCGAGATAGTAGATGAGATGGCAACTGACGATGCTGCCGATGTTATCGCAGAACTTCCCCATGAAGAGGCAAAGACTGTTCTTGAAGGCATAGGCTGGGAGGAATCAGCAGAGGTTCAAAAGCTCCTTAAATATCCTGAAGATACTGCCGGCGGCATCATGCAGACCGAGTTGGTGATGATAAATGAGGATGCTACCATTCAGGAGACCATAGAGCAGGTAAGGACAAAGAGCGAAGAAATATCAAATATCCATAATGTCTTTATCGTGACGGAGGATACAAGGCTGGTAGGGATTGTTCCGCTGGAAAAACTAATCCTTGCGCGGCCTCATTTGCCTGTCAAAGATATCATGAACCCAGAACCTATTAAGGTATTGGTTGATACTGACCAGGAAGAGGTGGCCAGGATATTTCAAAAGTACGATATTGTTACTGTCCCTGTTGTTGACGCAGGCGGAAGGCTTTTGGGCAGGATTACCATAGATGATGTCATGGATGTTATAGAAGAAGAAATCTTTGAGGACTTTTACAAGATGGCAAGCCTGAATACCGATGAGCGGGTATTGGATCCGGCTGCCAGGTCTTTAAAGCTGAGATTCCCGTGGCTTCTGGTAAATCTTGCAACAGCATTTCTTGCAGCAAGCGTTGTAAAGGTATTTGAAAACACAATTCAGACAGTTGTTACCTTGGCGGTTTTTATGCCTGTTGTAGCCGGAATGGGAGGCAATGCAGCCACCCAAACCATAACCGTAGTTGTGAGAGGGCTTGCGCTTGGAGAACTGGAATTAAAATATGCAAAGAAGGTGCTTATAAAAGAGGTTATGGTTGGCTTTGCCAATGGCGCATTGAATGGCATTGTAGCTGCAATAGCTGCCTATCTCCTGGGCGTAAATTATATGATAGGGGTGCTGCTGTTTCTGGCTATGATAGCCAATCTTGTGATAGCAGGCTTTAGCGGGACAATTATTCCGCTGATACTTAAATGGTATAAATCAGACCCTGCCCTTTCTGCAACGGTTTTTGTTACCACCTGCACTGATGTAGGAGGTTTTTTCTCATTCCTGGGTCTTGCAGCGCTGTTCCTTAAATATGGGTTGCTATCATGACAGGCCATTTTACAACAGAGGCTATTGTATTAAATTCAATAGACTATGGAGAGTCTGACAGAATAGTAACATTCTATACGCTTGGATTCGGAAAGGTAAAGGGCATAGCAAAGGGCGCCAAGAATAGCAGGAAAAGGTTCGTAAATAACCTTGAACCATTTTCATATATAAAGCTGCTTATATTCCAAAAAGAAAACAGAGACCTTTCCATCATAGAACAGGCTGATATTATAAGAAGGTTTGACAAGCTGGTATTTGATATAGAACGGCTTGCCTTTGGGAGCTACTGCCTTGAGCTCTTAAATGAGATGACGCTGGAAGGGCAGAGAAACCAGAAGGTTTTTGAATTGCTTGTTAAATTTCTTGTTATGCTCAATGAGGGGGCTAATCTCAAAACGATTATAATGTTTTTTAAAATGAAGTTATTATCCTTGCTCGGCTACCACCCTCATCTTGATACCTGTGTTTCATGTAAGAATATTCCCATAGGCAGCAGGGTATTTTTTTCATCCGCGAAAAGCGGTATCGTATGTTCTGCTTGTAAAGGGAATGAGAAATCTCTGATTTCTGTTTCTCCGGGAACAATAAAATTTCTTGTTCTGGCAGCAAGGACTGATATTGAAAAGGTAAATAATATAGATATGGCAGATTGGGCAGCAAAAGAATGTGAAGAGGTTATGGGAGATTTTTTAACATACCAATTAGGCAAAGAGTTAAAGAGCAAAAGGTTTTTGGATAAAATACAGGCATCCGCCTTAGGCGGAGGCAATGGGCTATAGGTTATAGGTTTTTTCCCATTGCCTATAGCCCATGACCTATAGTCTGTTTTTAGGAGGTAAATATGTATTTTCAAGACATCATAATAACTCTACAAACCTATTGGGCAAAGCAGGGCTGTATAATCTGTCAGCCGTATGACATGGAAAAAGGCGCCGGCACCTTCAACCCCGCAACCTTTTTAAGGGTACTCGGGCCGGAGCCGTGGAAGGCTGCGTATGTAGAGCCTTCAAGGCGGCCTACGGATGGCCGTTATGGCGAGAATCCAAACAGACTCCAGCATTATTATCAATTTCAGGTTATCTTGAAACCGTCGCCTGATGATATTCAGGATATATATCTCAATAGCTTAAAAAAACTTGGCATAGACCCGTTAAAACATGACATACGATTTGTTGAAGACGATTGGGAGTCGCCCACATTAGGCGCATGGGGTCTTGGCTGGGAAGTGTGGCTTGACGGCATGGAGATAACACAATTTACCTATTTTCAGCAGGCAGGAGGCATAGAGCTTAAACCTGTCTCAGGCGAACTTACCTACGGCCTTGAAAGGATTGCTATGTATCTCCAGGGCGTGGATAATGTCTTTGATATAGAATGGGCAAAAGGGATTAGATATGGTTATGTCCACCGCAGGGGCGAGGTTGAGTATTCATTTTATAATTTTGAGGTTGCTGATACAGAAATGCTTTTTAAGCTGTTTGATATGTATGAAAAAGAGGCAAAAAGGCTTCTTGAAAAAGATTTAGTGCTTCCTGCCTACGACTATTGCCTAAAGAGTTCTCACGCCTTTAATCTCCTTGACGCAAGAGGGGCTATCAGTGTGGCTGAGAGGACAAGATTTATAGGGAGGGTAAGGGATATTTCGCGAAAATGCGCTGAAGGATATTTAAAGAAAGGTTGAGGTTAAGGCCAAGGTTAAGGTTGAGATTGACATTATCTTAACCTTTTCCTTTGACAACCCATAGAAATGTGGGATAGCATTTTACCTATAGAGGATTGATATGCGTATCCAAGAGGCCTATGACATAATAAGAGAAGACCTCAAGCATGTAGAGCTTGAATTCAAGAAGAACCTTGATTCAGATGTCTACCTTATAAGAAAAGTCGGCGAATATATCTTAAACAACGGGGGCAAACGGCTTAGGCCGTCGCTCCTGCTCTTGTCTGCCAAGCTTTGCGGTTATAAAGGTAACCGCCATATACCGCTTGCTGCGGTTGTAGAATTTATACACACTGCAACTTTGCTTCATGACGATGTTGTTGATAATGCCAATATGCGAAGAGGTAAGGCCTCTGCAAATACCCTTTGGGGGAATGGCACCAGCATACTGATAGGCGATTTCCTTTTTTCAAAATCATTTCACCTAACGGTTGCTGATGGAGATTTAAGTATCCTTAAGCTTTTGTCCGGAACTACAACACAAATGGCGGAAGGAGAGGTTTTACAGCTCCTCAAAGGCAGCGATGTGGGAAAAAACGAAAAGGATTATCTGTCTGTTGTAACCAATAAGACTGCATCGCTTATAGCTGCCGCATGTCAGATAGGGGCGATATTAGGAAAGGTTTCAATAGATAAGGAGAAGGTCATTGCCAAATATGGTATGGCTTTGGGAATTGCCTTTCAGCTTGTAGATGATTGTCTGGACTATACCTCGAACAATGAAGAACTGGGCAAGGCCATTGGAAATGATTTAAAGGAGGGAAAGATAACCCTGCCTCTCATTTGTACCATTAAGAATGCAACTTCGGCAGAGAAAGAAGAAATTTTAGCGGCAATAGAAAGTGATGATCTGAAAGGCGCCCAGCTTTCATCAGTTATCGGTTTAATTAATAAATATAAGGGAATAGATTATACCTTAAGCATGGCAAGACAATATGTAGAGAATGCAAAGGCCTGCCTTAATATATTTGAGCCTAATATTGAAAGGGCTGCGCTTATTGCTCTGGCGGATTATGTGGTGGAAAGAACGTATTAAAGGCAGGCGATAGGCAAGAGGCAGTAGGCAATAGGAAAAACCCATAGCCCCGTGTCTGTTTCTTACAGTTTATGACTCTTTTTGAAAAGGCAAAAAAGGTTTTAGATATTCTTAGGAAAAAATATCCAAATGCAAAAACTGCGTTAAATTTTAAGACCCCCCTTGAACTCCTCATTGCAACAATCCTCTCTGCCCAATGCACAGACGAAAGGGTAAACAAGACAACCCTCTCCCTATTTAAAAGGTACAGAAAGGCTCAAGACTATGCTGGCGCAGACCTCAAGGAGCTTGAAGGCTGCATAAGTTCTATAAATTTCTTTAGAAATAAGGCAAAGAATATCCATGCCTGCTGTAAAAAGATTGTTGACGAATTTGGAGGAAAAGTTCCTGATACACTGGAACAACTGGTTACGCTTCCTGGCGTTGGCAGAAAAACAGCAAATATTGTCTTGGGCTACGCCTTTGGCAAGGATGCCATTGCAGTTGATACCCACGTAAAGAGGGTTTCCAACCGCATCGGCCTTGCTGCCTATGACAACCCTGACAAGATAGAAGAAGATCTCTGTGAGATTATTCCACAGAAAAGATGGACAAAGGCAACAAATCTTTTAATCATGCACGGAAGGAACACCTGTGTTGCAAAAAGGCCAAAGTGCGGGATTTGTGGGGTAAAAAAGTATTGTGACTACTTCAACAATCTGGCGAATACATAGATTACAGAGCGTCATAACTTTGCATACCTGCGTTGCTCCTCGGCTCGTCGTTGCGGCGTCCTCCCCCTGTCCCCCTTTTCTGGGGACAGATTTGAAATCTGTCCCCACAGGGGGGATAAAGGGGGAGGACGCCGCACTCCTCGCTTTCGTCGCGCCTTGGTCTGCTGTATTCTGATACTCTGTATGCTGCTCTATTTATGTCTTTGTGTATAGTAAGCAGCTATATAGTTATTTTGTAATAACCTTTTATGTCATAAAGCTTTATTGTAAGGAGTTCCCGAAGCATAGAAAGAGGACCTTTAAAAAGATTAACCTTTGAATCAGGAGAGTTTATCCATTTAACGGGCTGTTCCTTTATCGTCAGACCAAACTTTTTAGCAATATATAGTATCTCCACATCAAAGGCAAATCCATTGAGCCTCTGAAGGTTGAATATCTTGAACGTGGTCTCACTTTTAAAGCACTTAAAACCGCACTGAGTGTCCTTAATCTCGCTCAATACAAACATCCGAACTATGAGGTTAAATATCTTGCCCATAGTTTGCCGATGCCACGGTTGAGACAATTTAATGACAGATTCCGGCAGCGCCCTTGAGCCTATAACAATATCACAACCCCTCTCTATCCAACTGAGCATATTATCCAATTCTTCAATGGGCGTGGAAAGGTCTGCGTCTGAGAAAAGGATTATCTGCCCCTTCGAGGCCAGTATTCCTTTTTTTACAGAATATCCTTTGCCATGGTTAATAGGGTTTTTTAAAACCTTTAATCTTTCATCCTTTATAATCTCTTTCGCCTTCTCTATTGTCCTGTCTGCAGAACCGTCGTCAACAAGTATTATCTCCCATGAATAGTTTTTGGCAGACAGATAATTCAGCATTTTGATAAGAGTGCCGCCAATTCTTTTTTCTTCATTATATGCAGGGATAATTATGCTAAGATAAATCATTTGCTTAAAGGATGGCATAGGGTTAACAACAAATGCAAGCGCAAAATTTACAGTTGAAATTTGTAATTGACTACAAAGTAAATCAAGTTTGAATGGTAAAGATTGACAGGAAGTTCTTTTTTTGAATAAATAATATAAAAATATGGATTACAGAGACATTGAGGCTGGGGCAACAGAGGATTTCTGCTGGTTTAAGGCCAAATTAGAGCTTATAGATATTCTTTTGGCGAAGGCGGGTATAAAAAATAGTGCAAAGATATTAAGCGCAGGTTGTGGCATTGGCAGGGAGATGGAAATAATAAAAGAATATGGTGATATTTATGCAATAGATGTTGATCCAGGGATAATAGCCTCGCTTCCCGATGGATTGTGTATTGAAAAAAGGGTTTGTGATGTTTGTGACACAAGCCTCTATCCCGATAATTTTTTTGATGCAGTTGTAGCCTTCGATTTATTGGAGCATTGCAAGGATGATACTCCTGCGATTAAAGAGATTCACAGGGCGCTTAAGCCTAATGGTCTTTTCGTATTTACTGTCTCCCCGCGTTTCAATCCCTTTTCAGCGGGCATGATAGGGCTCTTAGTCATTACAGGCGATACAATAGAAGGATGCTCAAGGAATCACTTTTCCAATTTAAGTGTATAGAATTAGGTTTCTGGGTATGTTCCTTATTTTTACCTATTGCAGTTGAGAGATTATTAAAGCGTAATAAAACTGCTGTTCATTATAGTCCATTACCTGCATTTATTAATAACCTCTTCTACAAACTATTAAGGGTAGAGAACTGGCTTATAAGACATAGAATCCCGCTGCCGATAAGGACAACAATCTATGGAATCTATCAGGCTAAGAAGAATACCTGAGTCTTAAATGCAGGTAAAAGTTAAAGTTTACAATTACAGTTGACAAAGGTATATTCGTCTGATAGGAATTACTTTAGTTTAAAATGGCTGATTTCATAAAAACAACAGTCCTTACCTGAGGCCCAAAAAAACGTAGGTGCTCTATGAAATTAAAAAATCTTGTTTTTCTTATAGCCGTTTTGGCTATGCTTGCGCCTTACTTTGTCTCGGCTCAAGAGCCCACAGAGGAGTGGGTGAAAAGGTATGTCAATGGTCAGGCTACGGCTATGGCTGTAGATTCAGCGGGTAATGTCTATGTGACGGGAGGTAGTGCTTCTGGCAGGCAAAGCTACGTCACAATAAAATATGATACAAATGGAAACGAATTATGGATTAAGGAATACAATAGCGGCCTTTATGCCTATCCTGTGGCCCTCGCTATTGATTCATCTGGTAATGCTTATGTAACTGGAATACAGTATTTTGAAGGAGGCTCATACGGAGGGTCCATACAAACTATAGCACAACAATAACTTTTACAGCCGTATCTGATGTTGATTCAATCTTTGAAGGTTGGAGCGGAGGTGGTTGTTCAGGTACAGGGCCATGCACAGTAGTGATGAATGCCGATACAGTCGTAATAGCCACATTTACAACGAGAGTTATTACAGTCCAGATTGACATCAAGCCAGGGAGTTTTCCAAATGCCATTAAACTGCAAGATACAGGCAACATACCGGTGGCAATATTCAGCACAGCCGCCTTTGACGCCAGGACTATTGATATAGCCGGTCTTGAACTCAATGGGGCCGGAGTGCGGATTGTAAAGGGTAAAGGGTATCAAGCCTCATACGAAGATATAAATGGTGATGGCATACTTGACCTGTTGGTTCACTTTGACCGCGGAGACGTGCAGTTAATCCTTGGCGATTCTACAGCCACGGTAACAGGTAAGACCATTGACGGAGTGATCATTCAAGGGACGGACTCAGTTAAAGTAATTGAATAAATATTATTTCTACTAAGACCTGAAATTTCAAATGTTTCGGCCCTTTTTTATTCATCAAAACGGTTTCCACTGTGGGAAAGTTCTAAATAAAATATCTATTTTGCAGGATAGAAAGAAAAGCTATGATTCATGAAAAGTATTCTACGGTCATTTTGTTTGTCATTACATTCATATTTATTTTCTTTATGGGGATTTCCAAGAATGCTGATTACGATATCTTCTTTCATCTTGCCACAGGCAAACATATACTTGAGACAGGTCAAATAAGTCATTCTCAAGACCCCTTTTCCTTTACATCCGCCAATCCTATGTCAACCACCTCATGGTTGGCTGAAATCATATTTTATGAGATTCATAGTCTTTCTGGAATAGAAGGTTTGATTGTATTTAAGGCCATTATGTTCACACTCGTCTTTTTTGTCCTTTATCTTACCATGAAGATTGTTGTGCTGGAGAGCCCGTGGAACAAATATGTATTTTTTGCGGTCTTGTTGATAACCGCATTTGCCATCAGGATGCGCATGTTTATAAGGCCGTTTATTTTTGAGTTTTTGCTTCTTGCGCTCTATATTTATATCTTTAATTTATACAGGTTTAAGAATAAAAACTATCTCTTTCTACTCCCTCTACTCCAAATTATATGGGTAAATGTCCATCCAAGCAATATTATTGGTATAGTGATATCCGCGGCCTTTTTGATAGGGGAGAGAATAAAATACCTTTTGCGATGGGATTCTTCTCTAAAAAAAGAGCAGCTCCTACCCTTGGTTTTTGTGACAGCGCTGATAATAGCTGCCTCTCTTATAAACCCAATGGGTTATAAAGCCTTCTCCTTCCCATTTATGTTGACCGGGCAAGAGGTTCTTATGGCAAATATAGATGAGTGGCAGCCTTTAACATTCTCCAGCCTTGTTGGATACAGTTTCAGATACACGTGGGGGTTCTCCCTGCTTTTGCTTTTAGCCATTCTTGTTTTGTTATATAGAGTAAAAAAACTTGACTTAACAGAGTTAATCATCTTTTTTCTATTTGTTTTTATGGCTGTCAAGAGGATGAGGTTCACCGCAGAGTGCGCTATTGTTATTGCGCCAATAGTAACGAGAGGATTATCATATATTTTCTTTCAGTTCAATTTTCAACGTATAAAAAATTACGAACGAGTTTTAAACATTGCCCCGATTGCAGCCCTGTCTGTTATACTTTATATGGGCATCTTCAACAGCGAAATATATGCCTTTGGCCTGGGCCTTAAAAAAAGGGTATTCCCGGTAAAGGCAGTGGATTTTCTTATTGAGAACAAGATTCAGGGGAATATGTACAACTCCATTGGTTACGGGGGTTATCTCATGTGGAGGCTATTCCCGGGACATAAGGTTTTTATTGATGGAAGAGGAGAGAATTATAATGTAGAATTTTACAGAGACTATCTGGAGGCGCATACTAATCCTGATGTGTGGAAAAAAATAACAAGTAAATATAATATTGATTGGGTAATATTGGAGTATTCCAGGGATTATGCAAGAAAGGAAAGGGTAGACTACCTTATAGATAACCCTGAATGGGCGCTGGTCTATTGGGACAGGGAGGCCATAATCTATGCCAAAAGAGGCTCAAAGAATGATGACCTTATTAAAAAATTTGAATACAGATATGCAAAACCGAATGACCTTAACCCAACTTATATAAAGAGATATCTATTCCAGGAGGGAACGGTGCAAGAGGTAGAAAATGAGCTTAAAAGAAATCTATCTCTTAATCCGGATAACGAGGAAATCCATCTCGCCCTTGCCTATGTTTACTATAACTTTGGGATGATAGATAAAGAAATAGAAGAGATGAAGAAGGCCGTAGATATTAACCCGATGCTTTCTTTTGCCCATGCAGCCCTCGGCGAACTATATATCCAGAAGGGAGACAAGAAGGCAGCTGAGGCTGAATTCATAAAGGCATTAGATATTGACCCTTATAATAAATTAGCCGTTGTTGGCTTAGAAAGATTGGGCAGCCTGCGCTGAAAATACCTATTTATAAAAGCATGTTCAGCTATATTGCCGAGTGAAAGGGGTTGGATTATTTCTCCCCTTTCACTGTTTTGTCGGGAGTGATTATAAAAAATGACTAAAAAAGAGACAGAGCCAATTATCTTATTGTCAGCAGCCTTATTGTTTATTTTCCTTATGGGGATTCTCAAGGTTGCGGATTATGATGTATTCTTTCATCTTGCTACAGGGAAACATATACTTGAGACAGGCCAGATAATCCATTCTCCGGATCCATTTTCTTATACATCCGCTAATCCTATGTCTGTTGCCACATGGTTAACAGGCGTCGTTTTTTATGAAGTTCAGAACCTTTCCGGGATTGATGGGCTTATTATATTTAATGCCGCCATAATAACCCTTATGTTTCTTGTCCTGTATCTTAATATGAGGGCTATCTCTTCTGAAAGCTCATGGAATAAATATCTTTTTCCTTTGATGTTGTTGATAACAGCGTTTGCCCTGAGGATGTGGTTCTTTATCAGGCCGTTTATTTTTGAGTTTTTGCTGCTGTCCCTGTATTTTTATATCCTCAATCAATACAGGTTTAAGGGTAAAAATTACCTCTTTACTCTTCCCTTACTAAATATCATATGGGTCAATATTCATGCAAGCAGTATCATAGGTGTAGCGGTAGCTTTGATATTTTTGACAGGCGAAGGGGCAAAATATCTTCTGGGGTGGAATCCTCTTCTCAATAAAAAACAACTCGCAATTCTATCATTTTTTATATTGTTGACAATAGCTGCTTCTATCGTGAATCCAATTGGCGCAAAGGTCTTTATGTCTCCCTTTGAGGTGCTGCGCCAAAGGGTTTACATGGCAAACATAGGCGAGTGGCAGCCTTTAGCCATACCATACCTTATTGGCTACGGTTTCAGATATACATGGGGATTTTCCCTGCTTCTGATATCCGCCATCTTTGTCTTTTTATATCAAAGGAAGAAAGCGGATTTAACAGAGTTGATAGTTTTCTGCCTTTTCTTGCTTATGGCTGTTAGAAGCATACGGTTTACCGCAGAATTTGTTATAGTTGCTGCGCCTGTAATAGGCAGAGGGTTTTCGGATATCCTCCCGCACGCAAATTTTAATCTCAGAAGAAAGTACCGGTATGCTATAAACATTATTTTTATTGCGGCGCTGTTTCTCATTTTTTATACGAGTGTTTTTAACAGTAAGATTTATGGTTTTGGCCTTGGCCTTAAGCATAGGGTGTTTCCTGTAAAGGCAGTGGATTTTCTTATGGAGAACAAGATTCAGGGGAATATGTACAACTCTATTGGGTATGGCGGTTATCTCATCTGGAGACTCTTTCCTGAGCAAAAGGTTTTTATAGACGGGAGAGGCTGGGTTTATAATGAAACACTTTATAAAGACTATCTGGATGCCCATGTTAACCCAAATATATGGGAAGGGTTGGTTAATAAATATGATATAGATTGGGTTATACTTGAATATTCCAGAGACTATGGAAAAAAGGAGAGAATGGCGCATCTCATAGACAACCCTGAATGGGCGCTGGTCTATTGGGATAGAGAGGCCATAGTCTATGCCAAAAGAGGCTCAAAGAATAATGATATTATTAAAAAATTTGAATATAAATATATACGGCCTAACAACCTTGCCCCAGCATATTTGAGCAAATATTTATTGGAAAATAAAATAGCAGAGGATATCGTAGGGGAGCTCAAAAGAAATTTGTCTCTTAATCCAGACAATGAGGAATCTCATCTGAGCCTTGCTTATGTTTATTTTAATCTCAGGATGCGGAACGAAGAATTTGAGGAGATGAAAAAGGTGGTTGCAATAAATCCTGGCCTTGGTTTTGCCCATGCAGCCATTGGCGAGATATATATGCAAACCGGCGATTTCAAAACCGCTGAGGAAGAATTCAGAAAGGCATTAGAGATTGATCCTGACGATAAAGCGGCTACTGCCGGCTTAAAGAGATTAGCTAAAAAATAATTGACGCTTATCCAATTCTAACCTCCATCTCTTCCAACTCCTTTATCCTGTCCCTTAATTCCGCCGCCTTTTCAAAATTTTGCTTTTTTGCAGCCTCCTGCATCTCCTTGCGCAAAGCCTTTATGATAGCAGGCAGTTCATGCGGCGGTATATATTCTTCTTTTTTCTCTGCAACAACAGGCACGGTATAATAGTCCGCCTCGTAGATAGAACTCAATACATCCTTGATTGAACTCTTTATGGTTTCTGGCGTAATGCCATTCTTTTTATTGTATTCAGCCTGAAGTTTTCTCCTGCGGTTTGTTTCATCAATGGCTTTTTGCATGGAGCCGGTCACTGTATCTGCATACATAATGACATTGCCGTTTACATTCCTCGCAGCCCTGCCGCATGTTTGGATAAGCGACCTCTCAGAGCGCAAAAAACCCTCTTTGTCTGCATCTAAAATAGCCACCAGCGATACCTCCGGCAGATCAAGCCCTTCTCTCAAAAGATTTATGCCAATCAATACATCAAACTCGCCGAGTCTTAATGCCCGCAATATCTCAACCCGCTCAAGGGTCTCAATATCCGAGTGCAGGTATTTTACCTGCAATCCCAAATCAGCGTAATAGCGCGTCAAATCCTCTGACATTCTTTTTGTAAGTGTTGTTACAAGCACTCTTTCCTTTTTATCAACCCTCTTTCTTATCTCGCCGAGCAGATCGTCAACCTGTGTTTTCGCAGGCCTTACCTCTATCGCAGGGTCCATAAGGCCGGTAGGCCGTATAATCTGCTCCACAATATGACCTTTTGACTTTTCCATTTCATAATTCGCAGGCGTTGCAGAAACATAAATTGCCTGTTTTACCCTCTTTTCAAATTCTTCAAACTTCAATGGCCTGTTGTCAAGCGCAGACGGCAATCTAAATCCATATCCCACCAGCGTCTCTTTGCGCGACCTGTCTCCAAAATACATGCCTCCAATCTGCGGGATAGATATATGGCTTTCATCAATCACAAGGATAAAGTCCTCGGGAAAATAATCAATCAAAGTATAAGGCGGCTCGCCTGGCAGCCTGCCGGAGAGATGCCTTGAATAATTCTCTATGCCGGAGCAGTATCCCATCTCTTCTATCATCTCCAAGTCAAACATCGTCCTCTGCTCAAGCCTCTGCGCCTCAAGCAGTTTGTTTTCAGCCTTTAATAGATTGAGCCTTCCCCGTAATTCTTCCCGTATGCTGCCCATCGCCCTTTTTAGATTATCTCTTGTTGTTACATAGTGGCTTGCAGGGTGAATCAGCGCCTTATTCATCTTCTGAATAATCTTGCCTCTGAGCGGGTCTATCTCTGATATGGCCTCTATCGTATCGCCAAAAAATTCAAGCCTAATTGCCCGCTCTGCCTCATACGCAGGGAATATTTCAACCACATCTCCCCGGACCCTGAATGTGCCCCGGTAAAAATCATAATCGTTTCTCTTATACTGAATCTCCACAAGCCTTTTCAAAACTTCATCACGTTGGGTCTCCATCCCTTTTTCTGCATACACATGCATGCTTCCATAATCCTCTGGCGAGCCTATGCCGTAGATGCACGATACAGATGCGACAATAATCACGTCACTTCGCGTAAGCAGCGCATGGGTTGCAGAATGGCGGAGCTTGTCTATCTCATCATTGATTGACGCATCCTTCTCTATATAAGTATCGGTTGTGGGCACATACGCCTCTGGCTGATAATAGTCATAGTAAGACACAAAATATTCAACCGCATTCTCTGGAAATAATTCTCTGAACTCTGAAAAAAGCTGCGCCGCAAGCGTCTTGTTCGGGGCCAATACAAGGATTGGCTTATTCACATTTGCGACAACATTGGCGATGGTGAATGTCTTGCCTGAGCCGGTAACCCCAAGAAGCGCCTGATGCTTAAGCCCCTTGTTTATTCCGTTTGTAAGTTCCTCAATAGCCTTTGGCTGGTCGCCTTTTGGAGTGAATTGGGTTGTGAGTTTGAATTTATCCATAATACACCAAACGCAATCTTTGGCCAAATACTGTGTCAAATCTGTCTGTCCAAATACTCACATACATAAAAGAGTATGCTCCGTCTTGTCCAGCCAGCTTTTCCTTGTCTTTGGCTCAAATCTTGCGTTTGCACCTGAAAAATTATGCTAAAGGTATAAATCTGCGTGGAAAGCAATTCTTTTCTTCAGCCTCCGCCTTAGACGGAAACCTTAAGCCTTCAATAATAATAGCATACACAGCATATTTCTCAAATACAACTTCTCTGTTGACCTCATGCTTCAATATAGGTATAAGATTATTCATACTAACCATGTTGAAATCATATCTCAAAAGGATATTTGAGATTTCAAAGCGGGGGGACGCAAGAGAAGAAAGCTATTATTCCTGCCTTGAAGAACTCTTAAAAAGCTACGCTGATTCCATCAATAAGAAGCAGATTCAGATTACAACCCTTCCTAAAAAGACTGACGCAGGCAACCCTGATTTTAGAATATGGGACGGAAAACAGAGTATCGTTGGTTATATTGAAGCCAAGCAGCCCCTTGAGGAAAACCTAAATCAGATTGAAGATACAGACCAGCTTAAAAGATACCTAAAAACTTTCCCAAACCTCATCCTCACAAATTTCTTTGAATTCCGTCTCTATCGTGAAGGGCATTTAATGGATAAAGCTCAGATTGCGCGGCCGTATGTCATACATAAGCTCAGCACAGTCCCGCCTGTTGAAAAAGAAAAGGAGTTTTTAAGTCTTCTTGAGAAATTTTTCTCATTCTCTTTGCCAAAAACATATACTGCAAAGACCCTTGCAGTAGAGCTTGCAAAAAGGACAAGGTTTTTAAAAGAGGAGGTTATACTTCAAGAACTCAGAGAAGAGGAGAAAGAGGGGAAAGGAAATATCTTCGGGTTTTATAATGCATTTCAGAAATTTCTCATCCACGGGCTGGCAAAAGAGGATTTTGCAGATCTCTACAGCCAGACAATAACCTACGGCCTTTTTGCCGCAAGAACCCGTTTTAATCCCCCCATCCCCCATTTTAAAAAGGGGGGTGAGGGGGGATTTGACGGCTTTAACAGAAAACTCGCTTATGACAGGATTCCCAGGACAATTGGAATCTTAAGAGATGTCTTCAAATTTATCTCGCTCGGCGACCTGCCCCGGCAGATGGAGTGGATTATTGACGATATTGCAGAAGTCCTTGCTGTTACTGATGTCTATAAGCTCCTTGATGAGTATTTTCACAAACACAAGGGCAAAGACCCGGTTGTCCATTTCTATGAAACATTTCTTTCTGAATACGACCCGAAGACGAGGGAGAAAAGAGGGGTATATTACACGCCTGAGCCTGTAGTCTCTTACATTGTCCGTTCTCTTCATCATATCCTCAAGGAGCGTTTCGATAAAAAGGACGGCCTTGCAAACGATGGGGTAACAGTCTTAGACCCTGCAGCAGGAACGCTTACCTTTCTATCAGAGGCTGCAAAATTAGCAGTAGAGGAATTCATTTCAAAATACGGCGAAGGCGCAAAGGAAAAATTCATCAAGGAGCATATTTTAAATAACTTCTATGCCTTTGAACTTATGATGGCTCCTTATGCAGTAGGGCATTTAAAGATGAGTTTTCTCTTGGAAGAACTTGGTTATAAACTCCATGAGGACGACAGATTTAAACTCTATCTTACCAATACTCTTGAGATGGAAGAACTTGAGCAGACCGAACTTCCTGGCATGGTATCACTGTCAGAAGAATCACATCTGGCAGGAAAAGTCAAAAAGGAAAAACCAATTCTTGCGATACTTGGCAATCCACCGTATTCAGGCCATTCAACAAATATAGGAGATTGGATAACAAAAGAGATTAAGGCTTACTATCAGGTTGACGGAAAACCTCTTGGCGAGAAAAATCCCAATGGCTTCAGGACGATTATGTGAAGTTTATCCGTTTCGCACAGTGGAAGATTGACACAGCAGGCGAAGGGGTTTTAGGCTTTATCACTAACCACAGCTATCTTGATAACCCCACATTCAGGGGGATGCGCCAATCTCTTATGCAAAGCTTTGATGAGATTTATCTCCTTGACCTGCATGGCAATAGTCTTAAAAAAGAAAAATGTCCTGATGGCTCAAAAGATGAAAATGTCTTTGATATTCAGCAGGGTGTTGCAATTGTCCTGTTCATCAAGAAAAAAGACTTAAAGAAAAAGATTTCTCACGCTGACCTCTGGGGTTTAAGAGAAGATAAATACAACTGGCTCAACAAGCATGACATAAAGACAACAAAATGGAAGAAAATAACCCCCAAATCAGAATTTTACCTATTTATTCCAAGAGACGAAGGGCTTTTAAAACAATATGAGAGCTATCCTAAAATCACGGATATTTTTCCGACAAACAGCGTGGGGATTGTCACAGCAAGAGACAATTTCGTAATAGATTTTGACAGGAATGCCTTGAAAAGAAGGATTGCGCAATTCAGGGATAAAAAAATGCCTGATGAGATTATTCAGCAGACTTATGGTCTTAAGGATAAGGCAAACTGGAAACTCAAGGATGCAAGAGAAGCTGTAATGAAAGATGATAATTGGGAGCAGGCAATTACGAAAATTTTTTATCGACCTTTTGGTGAACAATGGATTTTTTATCATGATGCTGTTATCGAACGCTCCAGAAAAGAGGTCATGCAGCATATGTTGCATGAAAATTTAGGATTAATTACTAACAGACAAGTGAATAGTGAATTTAGGCACGTACTTTGTTCAAGTATGATTATAAATGATTGTACTGTTTCATTAGAAACAAGGGAACGTTCCTACCTTTTCCCTCTTTACCTCTATCAAGAAAAAGAGAAACCTAAAAAGCGGTCTTTAGGCAGTACCATGATGCTCTTTGAACCAAAGGAAGAATACGGAGTAAAAAAGCCAAACATATCTCAAGCATTAGTTGAACAATTGGCAAAAGAGTTCAAGAAACAACCAACTCCCGAACAAATCTTCCATTACATCTATGCCGTCCTTTATTCAAACACCTATCGCACAAAATACGCTGAGTTTTTAAAAATAGATTTTCCGAGAGTCCCTTTTACCAGTGATTACAAGCTATTTGTTAAGATGGGTCAATATGGGGAAAGGCTTATAGAGCTTCACCTTCTTAAATCGTCAGAACTTGATAAGCCTATTGCAAGATTTCAAGGCAAGGGAAACAACAAAGTTGAAAAGCTGAGATATGAAAAAGAAAAACTCTACATCAACAGCGACCAGTATTTTGAAGGCATAGCGCCAGAGCTTTGGGAATACCAGATAGGTGGTTATCAGGTTTTGGAAAAATGGCTCAAAGATAGAAAAGACCGTACATTATCTCTGGAGGAAACTAAACATTACTGCCAAATTGTAACCGTCTTAAAGAAAACGATAGAGCTACAAGAGGATGTAGATGATATATATCCAGAGGTTGAAAAAGAGATAATAGAGTTTTCTTCCGCATCCTGACGCTTAAAAAAGCTAAAAAGTCGCCAAAGCATATCCTCTTGCCTCGCCATTCACACGCTTAGCGTGCCGTTGCCGGGTAAATGTTGTTACATACGCAGTAATCGCAGAAGATGTTCTGGTTTTGTAGTATACTCCCTCAGCCCTTGCTTTTCGTGGTAATGACATGTAAGATTTGATATACGAGCAGGAGGTAAAAAATGAAGGTATTTGAGATGTTAAAAAAGCATGATAATGCCATTAAGCAGAAATATGGCGTCAAAAAAATAGGTGTCTTTGGTTCTTTTGCACGGGGCGAGGGAAGAAAAGACAGCGATATTGATGTGCTCGTCGAGTTTAAAGATGGCTTTGAGACTTTTGATAATTACATGGAACTTAAATTTTTTCTTGAAGACCTGTTTGGCCGGAAAGTGGATTTGGTGACTATTGAAGCGCTCAGGCCGCAATTGAAAGAGGATATTTTAAAACAAGTTAGCTATGCGTAGAAATTATATACTCTATCTTGAGGATATTCTGACATCTGCAAATAAAAGTTATTAAAGATGAATTAAAGATAGATGCTATTGTTAGAAACTTTGAGATAATTGGAGAGGCTTCAAACAATGTCCCGCAGGAAATAAGCGCTAAATATCCCTTTGTTGAATGGAGAAAGATAGCTGATTTTAGAAATGTTCTCGCCCACGAATACTTTGGAATAAATTATAAGATTATCTGGGATATTATCAAAAATAAACTTCCAGCCCTGCAAAAAGATATCCAGACTATACTCAAAAAGGAAAAATGAGCAACTACTAATAGGGTTGGGTCTTGAATTATAAGACTATAATCTTGCAGAAAACTAAAGCCGCATCGCCTTTTTCTACCCCAATAAATATCAGTTAATAAAGCTCTATTCTGTAATGCAGTGCATTTTGGATTATTTTAAAAAGTGAGGACATGCCTCGTTCTGTAGCTATTTATCCAGAAGTAGGAAGCAATGAAATATAAATTATTGGATTGTGTAGTTTTGACGCATTATAAATCCAAAAGACTTGCAGCTTTAGCTTTCAATAAAAAAGATTAGGTCATTAGCCCACCAGCCATGCCAGCATTAAACAGCTTTTATATCCTCTATTTGCTTTGCGCTATTTTTCCTTCTTAGGCCTCTTGTTTGCCTCAAGGACCTTTTTGCGAATCCTGATGTTTTTTGGCGTAACCTCAACAAACTCATCCTCATTTATCCACTCTATTGCCTGTTCAAGGCTCATTGCCCTTGGAGGGGCAAGACGGAGGGATTCATCAGAGCCAGACGCCCTCATGTTAGTCAATTTTTTTTCCTTTATTACATTTACATCAAGGTCATTCTCCCTTGAGTTTTCACCAATCACCATGCCTTCATACACCGGCGTGGTTTCGCTTATAAATAACTCCCCTCTCGGTTGGATATGAAACAAGGCATAAATGGTTGTAACTCCTGCCCTGTCTGAAACCAGCGCGCCTGTGGCGCGTTTTAAAATCATACCCTGCCACGGTTCATAGCCGTCAAAGATGTGGTTTAAGAGGCCGGTGCCTTTTGTGTCTGTAAGAAACTCTGTCCTGAATCCTATAAGCCCTCTGGACGGCAGGCGAAATTCCATCCTTACCCTTCCGTGGCCGTTGTTCTGCATCTTCTGCATCTTGCCCCTTCTCATGCCAACCTTCTGCGTTACAACGCCGATAAATTCTTCCGGGCAGTCTATGATTAATTGTTCCATTGGCTCATGGATAACACCGTCAATCTTTTTTGTAATCGTTTCAGGCATTCCGACGGTAAGTTCATAACCTTCACGCCTCATCATCTCTATGAGGATTGCCAGCTGAAGCTCGCCCCGCCCCATGATTTTAAATGAATCCTTTGAGTCCATCGGCTCCATGCGAATTGCCACATTATAAAGAAGCTCTTTTTCAAGCCGTTCTTTAAGATGCCTTGATGTTACAAACTTCCCTTCTTTTCCGGCCAATGGCGATGAGTTGATAGAAAAAACCATTGAGATGGTCGGCTCGTCAACAATGATTCTCGGCAGAGGCTTTGGGTTTTCAGGGTCTGTAATTGTGTCGCCGATACTTGCCCCTTCTATTCCTGCCATTGCAACGATATCGCCCATACGGGCATCTTGCAGATCAGCCCTTTTAAGGCCCTGAAAGCCGTAAAGCGCGGTAATCTTCGCCTTTACTATTTCGCCTTTTTGATTTGCAACGCCAACCACCTGGCCTGCCTTGATAACGCCGTTAAATATGCGGCCTATGGCAAGCCTGCCCACATAATCATTATAGTCTATGTTTGTCACAAGGATTTGGAGTTTCTCATTTTCATTGCCTTCCGGCGCAGGGATTGTTTTCAGTATCAACTCAAACAGATGGCGAAGGTCTTTGGTGTCTTCATCAGGGGTGAGCCTTGCAAGACCCTCTCTTGCAATGGTATAGACAACGGGGAAATCAATCTGCTCTTCAGTTGCATCCAAATCTATGAACAGGTCATAAACCTCATTCAAGACCTCTTTTATCCTTGCATCAGGCCTGTCAATTTTATTTATTACGACAATTGGCGGAAGTTTTAGCTCAAGGGCCTTTTTCAGGACAAAACGTGTTTGAGGCAAGGGGCCTTCTGACGCATCCACAAGCAAAAGCACGCCGTCCACCATCTTTAAAGTTCTTTCCACCTCGCCGCCAAAGTCTGCATGGCCTGGCGTATCCACAATATTTATCTTTACGCCGTTATATAAAACAGCGGTATTCTTTGCCATGATGGTTATGCCGCGCTCACGTTCCAAATCAATAGAGTCCATTACGCGCTCTTCAACCCGCTCATTTTGTCTGAATATGCCTGCCTGTTTAAGCATAAAGTCAACCAAGGTGGTCTTGCCATGGTCAACATGGGCAATGATTGCAATATTTCTTACCTGTTCGTTTTTCATCTTTCTCTCCGTGTGTAAATTTTGTATTTATTTGCCAATGCAAAACTGGCTGAATATCCTGTCAAGGACATCCTCTGTTGTTATTGCCCCGGTTATCTCGCCGAGCCTTTCTATTGCCTCTTTAAGCTCCACTGCAATAAATTCTCCGGACAGCCTATCTTTTAAGGCCTCTTCTGCCTTTGCAACAGCTTTGTCTGCCTGCTCCAAAATATTTTTGTGGCGCACATTAGATATAATGATATCCGGCAGTTCATAGACTTTTTGCCCCATTGCCTCAGTGTATATGGTTTGTCTCAACTCCTCAGCGCCGCGGTCCAGCAGCGCAGAAATCTCTACTTTAGTCATTCTTTTAAATATCTTACGAAATGAGTCTTGGGCCTTCTTATCGGCAATATCAATTTTATTTCCAATAACAATTATTTTTTTATTAAATATCTTTTCTAAAATTTTAATATCTTCTTCAAAATTATTGCTTGAGATATCTACTACAAAGAGAACCATCTGGCTTGCTTCAAGCCTCTTCATGGTAAACCGTATGCCTATGCTCTCAACCTCATCTTGTGTTTCTCTCAGGCCTGCGGTATCCATAAGCCTGAGCGGAATGCCTTTTATATTAACAATCTCTTCTATAATATCCCTCGTTGTTCCGGGGATTGGCGTAACAATGGCACGCTCTTCTTTTAAGAGCAGATTCAAAAGGCTTGATTTCCCTACATTAGGCCTTCCGAGAATAACACAGCTTATTCCTTCTTTTAAAATCCGCCCTTCTTCGTATGTAGAAAGGAGTTTTTGTGTTTCATTTTTTATTCCGTTTAAACGTTTCTCAATTTCTAAGTCTGAAATGCCTGTCACATCTTCTTCGTCTGAAAAATCCAGTTCTGCCTCTATATGTACAAGCAGGTCTACAATATCTTCTTTTATCAGATTTATCTTTTGAGAGAGCTGCCCCTCCATTTGTATACGGGCAGCCCTTAAACTTAAATCTGTCTTTGCCCTGATTAAATCAATTACCGACTCTGCCTGCGCCAAATCTATCTTGCTATTTAAGAACGCCCTTTTTGTAAATTCGCCTGGTTCTGCCAAGCGCGCCCCATGCCTTAAGATAAGTTCTATTACCCTTTGCAGGACAAGCTGTCCGCCATGACACTGAAATTCCACAACATCTTCACCGGTGAATGATTTAGGCCTCTCCATTACTGCCATGAGAACATCATCCAGTGAGGTGTTATAAGCAGGGTTTAAAATTGTTCCATAGTAGAGGCGGCGGCTTTCAAATCTTTTGTATTGCCTTTTCGGCCTGAACACAGCGTAAGCAATCTTCTTCGCATCACTGCCGCTTATCCTTATAATTCCAATCCCGCCTTCTCCAAAAGGGGTTGCTATGGCGCATATAGTATCTGAAAGAATCATAAATAAAGTTGCAAGTTGCAAGATGCAAGTTTCAGGTTTTTTACTTGCAACAGGTAGCTTGCGTCTTGCAATTCTATTTTGTGGTTTTTTGGATATAATACTGCTGAGCTATGGAGAGCACATTATTTATAAGCCAGTACAGGACAAGGCCTGATGGAAAGTTTAAAAACATAAATGTAAATATTACCGGCATTATAAGCATCATCTTTGCCTGTGCGGGGTCCATCGTAGAAGGCGTCATCTTCTGTTGGATAAACATTGTTGCGCCCATGAGCAAAGGGAGCGGGCCAAGCGCAGAGCCGCCTACTAAAGGAAGAGCAGCAGGGATTTGGAGCAATTTGTCCGGAGCCGATAAATCAGTTACCCATAGCATAAACGGCGCATGGCGCAGCTCTATTGAGGTGCCAAGCACATTATAGAGCGCAATAAAAACCGGCACCTGCAAAACCATTGGCAGGCATCCGCCCAGAGGGTTAATCTTATACCTCTTGTAAAGGTCCATAAGCTCGCGGTTCATCTTTTCCTTATCATCTTTATACCGCTCTCTTAAAGCTGCTATCTGAGGCTGAACCTTCTGCATCTCCTTCATAGAATCAAGCCCCTTTTTTGTCAACGGGTGAAAAAGTATCTTGATAATGACCGTAATGAGGATTATTACAAGACCGTAGTTGGGAATGTATTCATAAAGAAAATTCATGGATATGAGCATGGGTTTTGCCAGGAAAGTGAACCAGCCAAGATTTATAGAATCATCCAGATGAACCTTTTGCGATGCCAGTATAGCCATTTCCTTTGGCCCGATGTATGCAGTATAGGCAATACTTGTATGAGAGCTGGGACTAAGGCTTATTGGCACAGCTAACTGAGTTTTTATCAAATCTTTGGTTGTCGTTGTTGAAAATATGGCATTTTCTGTTTTCTTAGGGATGATGGCAGACATGAAATACATTTCCTCTAAGCCAATCCACGATATCTTGCCTTTCAATGCCTCCTCTCCCTCCTTAATATCTTTTCTCAAAATCTTTCCATCCGCATATACAACTGCGCCGTTATGAGAGGAATAACCTGTCTTCTTTTTTAGGGATTGCGTAGGTGATACGAGGGAGGTGCCCAATGTGCCTTCAAATCTGCCTGCAGAGGTGTTAGAAATGGTTGTTTCTGCCTGGATATTGTAATTGTTTGCTGAGAGAGTATATCTCTTCTCAATCTTGATTCCATCCTTAGATACCCCTATGAATGTAATCTCTCCTGTTTGGCCTGTAGTCAAGGATATATTGGCCGAGGATGGTTTAAAGTAAACAGCCTCTGATAGTGCGCCTTTTATGATGTTATCCTGAAGCGGGTATTCCTCTAATCCGGATGCAATCATATCCACATTGCTGGAAGCCGGCTCCAGTGACTCTCTATAGTTCTTCAGCTGCCAGATCTTTATGCCGCCTCCTTTGCTGGAAAAGGAGGCCTTATACAATGGGGTCTCAACAGTTACTATTTCTTCAGTATATTTTGAAATAGAGACAGGCTTTTCTTTTTTTACTAAAGAAGCAGCAACTGTGTTTTCTGTCTTCTCTTTTATCTCGCCAGATTGCGCAGATGTTTGATTCTCTACAGCAGCCTTCTTGACAGGCGGAGGAGCTATCCACTTTTCAAGAAATGTCTGGTAAAGAAAAAGAACAGCCAACGATAATACAAGCGCTAATATAACTCTTTTTTCCATATAAGTTTTCCGTTTAGTTGTTATGGTACAGGGTCATACCCACCTGGATGGAATGGATGGCATTTAAATATCCGATACACTGCAATGCCAATCCCCTTACCAGGTCCATGTTTCTCTATTGCTTGATGGGCATAAGAAGAACAGCTTGGATAAAAGCGGCAAGATGGGGCTATCAAGGGAGAGAAGCAATATTTATAAAATCGGATAATGCCTATCAAAAACCTTTTTATCATAATCTCTTGCTTATTCCTGAGCTGTGTTTAGTATAAAATATAACTTGTTGAATTCAATTTGTGGATTTAGATACTATGCAGAGCGTCATAACTTCGCATACCTGCGTTGCTCCTCGGCTCGTCGTTGCGGCGTATGCTTAAAATACGTCTCACTCCTCGCTTTCGTCGCGCCTTGGTCTGCTTTGTTCCGACGCTCTGTATGCGGCTCTATTTATGTCGCTGTGTATAAACCCGAAATTACAGACTTAATTTCTGCCTCAACATCTTTGTAGCCAACAGGATTGAATCCCTGCTTGACAGATATAAAGATATCCATAGAGGGAGGAAGAGCTTCCTTATTCAGTCTGAAACATTCCCTCAAAAGCCGTTTAATTCTGTTTCGTTTTACAGCCCCGCCAACCTTTGTGCTGACAGCAAGTCCCAACCTTCTTATACCAAGACTATTTACTTTCAAAAAAGTAACAAAATTTTTACTGGCAACCCTTTTCCCCTCTTTTCGTATGAGGGCAAAATCTTTGCTTTTGAGAATCCTCTCAGCACGGGTAAAGGAGTACCGACCCATTCGTTTGGCTATTTATTTGTGCTTATTGTCGGAGATAAATTTTTCCTGCCCTTAGCCCTTCTCCGTTTTATTACACGTCTTCCGCCAGGTGTTGCCATCCTGCCCAGAAATCCGTGGGTTCTTTTCCTGCTTAGGTTGCTTGGTTGATAAGTTCTCTTTGGCATAAATACCTCTTTGCTAAAATTAGCCTATATTTAAACCACATCTTGCCTTGCTTTGTCAAGACTGAAATTTAATTTAATTTTTGTAAACCTTAACTGTTGTGTCATAGCGATTAAAATTTTAAATTGTTTTTGCAGTTGATTTTTAGAGGGGTTTTGTTACTGTATCCACATTATGAAGAACATATTTAAGAAGACAGCAATTACCGCAGCGACAAAAGCAGGCCTGCTTCTGAAGAAAAATTTGGGTAAGGTGCGTTCTATTGAGTTTAAGGGTGCGATAGATATAGTAACAGAGATGGATAAAAATGCAGAAGTTTTGATAATGCGAACAATAAAAAAGGACTTTCCGGGGCATGGGATTTTGACAGAAGAAAGTAAGGAGCAGAAATCCAGTTCAGAATATCGCTGGATTATTGATCCTCTTGATGGCACTACAAATTACTCCCACGGTTATCCTGTTTTCTGCGTTTCCATTGCATTGGAAAAGGCAGGTGAGATAGTATTGGGTGTTGTCTACGACCCGATGTTAGATGAATTGTTTACAGCAGAAAAGGACAAAGGCTCATATGTCAACAAGAAAAGGATAAAGGTGTCTAAAACGAATGAGCTTACCAGAAGCCTGCTTGCAACGGGCTTTCCATACGATGTCAGGACATCATCACAAAATAATCTTACTCACTTTGCAAATTTTGCTGTAAAGGTCCAGGCCATACGGAGGGCAGGATCGGCTGCGCTGGATATGTGTTATGTTGCCTGCGGAAGGTTCGACGGTTTTTGGGAATTGAAGCTAAAACCATGGGATACAGCAGCAGCAATGCTTATCATTAAAGAGGCAGGCGGCATGGTAACAGATTTTAAAGGTGGACCATTTTCACTCTATTCTAGCGAAACCCTTGCAAACAATGGCTTGATTCATGAAGAGATGGTGAGAGTGTTGCAAGGTATATCAGGTTAAGGATTGCAAATTACGTAAAAAAACGAGGTGGCGCTGTTGGGTGTAGATGTATATTTACAAACAGGGGATGGAATGAAAATAGAATCAATCCCTGACCCTAAAGGAATAGTTAGCCGTATCATGCCATTAGGGGATACGACATTTCATCTCTTGAGATATGTTGACCCTTCTGGAGATACTATTTTTAATGGTTTGCAAATGGAGCAGATTTTTATAGAATTAAAACAGTTGAAGCAAAGATTTGTTCATGGTTCTCAGGAAGAAATAGATTATATTTGTAGAATAGAAAATATGGCCCGCCGCTGCAAGAGTGCGCCCCACCTCTATCTAAAATTTATTGGTGATTAACATTGGAGCATTCAAACAGAAAGCATTCAAACAGAAAGTTGACTGCCAAAAAAATCTGTGGTATGCCTTTTTTATAAGTGAATAATAAAGGTATAGATAAGCAAAACGAAATAAACAGCTTGCCAACAATTTATCCACAAACTTTCCACATCTTAAAATAATCTTGACAGATTTTTTGATTCTGGTATCATCAGCTCAGTTTAAGAATAAATTTAAACTTGATGATGCTTAGAAAACAGCAAGTTATGAATGTTATTAATAGAGGGGGTATGCAGGGACATGAGAACCCCGGAATTGCTCAAGAAAATAGATATCCCCCGCCAGAAGCTATATTATCTGGAGCAGAAGGGATATATAAAACCGCACAAGATTATAAAAGGGGAAAAGGTTTTTCGCGAGTATAGCGCCGAGGATGTAATAAAGATAGAGTGCATATGGAAGTATCTGAAAAAGGGTTTCAAATACAGAGTTGCACATGAAAAGGCTTTAGAAGAATTAGGCAGTCCGCAGCAGAATCTTACAAAAAATATCCCGGCTGCTTCTGATGCACGGGATGAGATAAAAAAGGAGGAAAGATAATGGAGCTCTCTATTAGCTCTGAACCCCCCAGTAGTAATTTAGCAAGGAATTGCGCATTAGAATTTGAAGACAGCAGGTATTTGCAGGAATGGAAAGACTGGAAGTGGCAGCTTAAAAATAGAATAACCACATTAGAAGAGCTTAAAAAACTTATTTCATTAACACCCTCTGAAGAAGAAGGCATTAAGAGATCAAAAGGGCGGTTGGCAATGGCCATTACGCCCTATTTTTTTTCCTTGATAGACAAAGCAAATCCAAACTGTCCAATCCGAAAACAGGCAATCCCGAGAATTGAAGAATTCAGCATATCAACCCATGATCTGGTAGACCCCTGCGGTGAAGATAATCATTCACCTGTGCCGGGCCTCGTGCATCGCTACCCTGACAGGGTATTGCTTTTGGTTACTGATTCCTGCGCAATGTATTGCCGTTACTGCACAAGGAGGCGCATGGTTGGTGAAGAAATGCCTCCAATGTCTATAGAGCAGTTTGATGCAGCATACAAATATATTAAATCTAAAAGGGCAATCCGCGATGTGCTGATTTCAGGCGGCGATCCATTGATGCTCAAGACAGAGCATCTTGAATATTATCTTAAGAAACTTCGCTCTATATCTCACCTTGATATTATAAGACTTGGCACACGCGTTCCTGTAACACTGCCAATGCGGATGGATAAAGAGTTGGTTGATATGCTAAAAAAATATCACCCTGTTTACATGAGCATTCACTTCTCACATCCAAGAGAGATAACGCAGGATGTAAAAGATGCCTGCGCAATGTCGGCAGATGCAGGCATTCCTCTTGGAAGCCAGACTGTTCTTTTAAAAGGCATTAATGACAAGCCTTCTGTTATGAAAAGACTTATGCAAGAACTTCTGCGAATCAGGGTCAGACCATATTACATATACCAGTGTGATATGGTTACTGGCACAGGCCATTTCAGGACACCGGTATCTGTCGGCATAAACATCATAGAAAAACTCAGAGGCCATACATCAGGCTATGCAGTGCCTACCTTTGTAGTAGATGCGCCGGGCGGCGGCGGCAAGATACCCGTTGGCCCGACCTATCTTATTTCTCAGGCAAAGGATAGAGTTACCTTAAGGAATTATCAGGGGAATATATTTGAGTATTTTGAGGATTGCGGTGAAAGGTAATAGAGAAAAAATAGAGGAGGTATCCATCCTCACAAAAAATGCTGAACAGAATGCTCACCGCAATCCCACACCGAGGAGAATCTTCGCCATTTATGGTCCAGCAAAGATATCCTAAAAACTGTCTTGAGATATAGAAAGGAGAGGCAAATGAATAAGAAGGTAAATATGTTCGCAATTTTTGTTGTTTTAGCATGTGTAATTTGTTCGCAATCAGGTATTGCATATGCAGATATTTCCGGAAAATGGATTTATGTTTCAAACTACACCAATCCGGACGGCAGCACAGGAACCGGAGTTAGTGAAGTAACTGTCTTCCAAAACGGCACAGAATTTGTTGCCGATAATGTAGCCACAACATGGTATAACAGGCAAGGAAGATTATATGGTAAAATTATTGATACAAATCCCGGAGCTGATACCCTTGCTCATACAAGAAGACTGATTCAATTCACAAGAGTGGATATAGATGGCGGTAATTATGTAGGGATTAGAATAGGATTTGTATCGGAAAATGACGATAAAATTACAGGCTATTTTATTGATGTTAATGGGGTTGAGGGCTCATTTGTTATGACGAAACAGTAAACCCTGTTTCGTTTAACAAATTTGTTTTTTGCGCCGGGGAAAAGACTGAAGGTGCTTCGCTTACTTCTGATTTGCAATTACTCCTTTATAAACAATAAACAAGATTCAGTGCGTCGTTTAATCGCAGCAATAATCCTTATTCTTATCTTCTTTCTTATTCAAAACAACATTCCCAATTTCAATAACTGTTCAACAGCAATCTATTCCTTCTTCCTATCCTTACGAAGCCTCTCCTTTATCTCCTTGTCATAGCCTCTGTCAGTTGGATGGTAGTATGTCTTGCCCTTCAAGGTATCAGGCAGATAATCCTGCTCTACCTTTGCGCCTGCATAATTATGGGGATATTTATATCCCTTTCCATATCCGAGTTTTTTCATAAGTCCTGTCGGCGCATTTCTTATGTGCAGTGGAACCGGCAATGCGCCTTTTTTCTTTACATCCTCCAGCGCTTCCAAGTAGGCAAGATATGATGCATTACTCTTTGGCGCTGTGGCAAGATATGCAACTCCCTGCGCAAGAGGAATCCATCCTTCCGGCATACCTACAAAATCTACTGCATCCTTAACTGCAATGGCAACTCGTAAGGCATTTGGGTCTGCATTGCCAACATCTTCTGAGGCAAATATAACCATCCTTCTGGCAATAAAAAGCGGGTCTTCTCCTGCCTCAAGCATTCTGGCAAGCCAGTAAATGGCTGCATCAGGGTCGCTTCCTCGCATGGATTTTATAAATGCAGAGATTACATTGTAATGTTCCTCTCCTCCCTTGTCATATAAAATGGCCATCTTTTGCACAGCTTCCTGCATTGCCTCCAGTGTAATCCTGCGGGCGCCGTCTTTATCAGGCTGGGGTATAATAACAGATGCCTCTAATCCATTGAGCGCTGTCCTTGCATCGCCTTGAGAATACGAAGCTAAAAAGTCTAAGGCATTTTCCTCAAACGAGACATTCAGGTTTCCCAAACCCCTTTCCTTATCTTCAATAGCCCGTTTTATTATGGTTTTTAACTCTTCATCCGTGAGCTGTTCAAGAACCAGAACTTTGCATCTTGAGAGAAGCGGTGCATTGACTTCAAAGGAAGGGTTTTCTGTTGTTGCGCCGATTAAGGTGATTGTGCCGTCTTCCACATAATGGAGAAATGCATCCTGTTGCGCCTTGTTAAACCTGTGTATCTCATCTACGAAAAGGATTGTCCTGCGATTTCGCAGCCTAAGCTCATCCTGCGCCTCTTTTACCACCTCACGAATCTCCTTTACACCGGAAAGAACTGCTGAAAACGACACAAAGTTTACTCCGATTGCGTTAGCAATGATATTAGCCAAGGTTGTCTTGCCTGTGCCAGGAGGCCCCCAGAGGATTATAGAGATGAGTTCCTTTTTTTCTGTCAGCCTTCTTATAAACCTTCCCGGGCCTAACAGATGTGCTTGGCCAACCGCCTCTTCTATATTTCTCGGCCTCATCCTGTCTGCTAACGGGCATAATTTGTTAATCTGTGTTTTAATCTTTTTATCAAAAAGCTCCATGTCTTAAATATACTATAGAATGAGTCAATAGGGCAAATGGCTATTTTAACGGTGAGCAAAAGCAATTGACATTACCATCGCCTTTAGGATATATAAGGAGCGCTTCTTTGATGCGAGTTGTATAATATGGCACATATCATGCACAACCAACCAACCAACCAACCAACCAACCAACCAGTTTCTACCCTGTAAATACTCGCTTTTTATTAAGAGGGGAAGGCATCTATGCCTTCCTGATAGCCGCATATTTACCCTGCCTTTTGGCTCGTGCATTAAAACCTTGGTTTGTCCCTGTACTACATCGGGACAGGCCAGGGTTTTTGTTTTAAAGGTCAGGCGGAGGCAAGGGCTATTTAAAAGGGAAAGGAGGTGAAGAGGTCAAGATTCGCAGTGCAAGAGTTTGTTTCAAAAAATCTTTTTAAAAAACAAAGGAGGAAGGTATCATGAAAAACAAGATTCTTATTCTATTGGGAGCATTCATCTTCTGTATGACTCTGGGATTAAAGGACGCAATGGCTGCCGCTGCTGCATCAGATGTGAATTGCACAAACCCGTGCATAAGCTCGTATGAAATTCAGGATGGCCAGGTTGCAGCAACTGATATAGCCAACAATGCAGTTACAAATGCCAAGATTGCTGACGGCGCTGTAGCCAATACAAAGATTTTAGACGGGGCAGTAACAACACCAAAGATTGCAGATGGCGCTGTTACAGATGCAAAAATCACAGGGCAGATATCAACCTCAAAACTTAATGTTGGAACAACCCCAGGCACAGTAGCAGCAGGCGACCATAACCACGATGCTGTGTATCAGAAAAAATATGCAAATGTTATTGTAGTGGCAAAAAGCGGTGGGGATTTTACATCTATACAGGCAGCTATTGACTCCATCACTTCTACCGATGACAATCCATATCTGATCAAGGTAATGCCCGGGACTTATACTGAAAATATAACCATGAAAAGCTATATTCATCTTCAATGGGCGGGGAGGGATGTGGCGACAATACAGTCTCCATCTACCTCCAATGATGTCATAACTTTAAATAATCTCACAAATGTAACTATATCTGGTTTTACTCTTAAAGGTGGTAGCCATGTAATTTACAACTCCTACTCCTCTTTTACCCTTGCAGAAAATACTATTTCAGAGAATGACTGGGGAATTAGCAATGTATTTTCCTCGCCTGTGATTACAAAGAACATAATCACAGGAAGTAGCCAACACGGGATTTACAACTATGCCTCATCACCTGTGATTAGAGACAACACAATTGCGGAAAATGGTGGTTATGGGGTTGTTAATAACTCTTCCGCACCAATAATTACAGGAAATATAATCACAGGGAGCAATTATTACGGAGTTTTCAACGTCCTTTCTTCCACTCCTGTGATAAGCAATAACAGGATTACTGGCAATGGCGGGACGAGTTATGGAGATATTTATGTGGACTCTACCAGCACCCCAAATATCAGTTTTAATGTTTATGACACTATTAATGGCACAACAGGGGTGGGGCAGTTTAATGTGAAGTCAGATGGTTCGTTGGCTCCAGCGCCATAAGAAAAGGATGTAAATTTAATAAAGAGACAGGCAGGGCAAAGAATATATGTCTGTCTCTTTATCTAAATTGCCACATGCCTAAACAATCAGTGTCTATTACATATTATCTTCTTTAACTTTATTGTTTGGAAAGCGATTCAATGATTTTTTGAACTTCTATATAGTCTGGTTGTATTTTTAATACCTCTTTAAATTCCATTATTGCCTCATTTTTTAATGCCTTTCTTTGATAGGTTAGCCCCAAGTTAAAATGGGCATTTAAATAGTCGGATTTTAAACTTAATGCTGCTTTTAATTCTTCAATAGCCATATCAAGTAAGCCTTTTTTTGCATAGGCAACCCCAAGGTTACTATGGGCCTCCGGATAGTCAGGTTTCTGTCTTAGGGCCTCTCTGTATTCTTGTATTGCTTCATCTGTTTGCCCCTGATTATTGTATGCATTTCCAAGATTATTATGTGCTTCAGGATAGTTTAAATTAAGTTCTATGGCTTCTTGTAACGGCATTATAGATTCACCAAAACGTCCTCTATCTTGTAAGAACTTTCCTATATTACTATACCCCCTCGCCTTACTTGGGCTCTTCCCCACCACACCCTCCCAAAGTGTTATCTCATCCCTCCAGACAAAGTTTCTTTTATAAGTGATAATAGCTAATGGAAGAGCGGTAACAAGTAGCAAGATGCAGGTTGCAAGTAAAAGAGAGACTTTAATATCTAATCTTTCCCTTGCATAGCTAATCCCATAAAGCACACCTGAGCTGAATGCAATTACAACTCCTACACTCGGCAGGTATAATCTATGCTCAAATATCACATCCCGTATAGGGATTATAGATGACTCAACAGAAAGGGTTATGAAGAACCAGAGGATGCCAAAAGAAATGATACGGGATGCGGGATGCGAGTTGCGAGATAAAGAGATAAACTGCAAATGCAAATATGGCTGAAAGAAAAAGAAACGAAAAAAATGTCTGAGGTTCAAATAATGAATGAGA
>Ga0155359_1103_pt1 | contig 7362 bp, 7 predicted proteins | sample RifCSPhighO2_02_FD_106327 | JGI IMG/M metagenome (GOLD analysis project Ga0155359, IMG submission 106327) | Deltaproteobacteria bacterium RIFCSPHIGHO2_02_FULL_43_33
TGCTAAGCCTAGATGTAGCAGTGCCGCTTGAATTTTTTACTACGCCCACAAAATAGATATCGTCTGCAGCGCTGGCAGTATATGTCCATGTTATGGTATCGGACGCGCCTGCGGCAAGAGAGGAAATGCTTGAAGGCGTAGGCCCGCTTGCAAGGGTTACAGCAGAGCTTGATGTCTTGTCATATATAATTGTTCCATCTGCGTGAAATGTATTGGTAGTGCCATTTGCGCCTTTTGTAATCTGGTTAAATGCGTTATTTGACCTCGTATTATAGGTTATATCTTCCCCATCTATCATTATTGTGCCGGCGTCTGCAAACCCGGTTCTTGTATCTGCAGCCATGCTGTTTACTGTTTCATCGTGATAGCCATCGAGGATGGTTGTGGCATAATGCAATTTAAGCGGATGCCCGGTAAATGCCGTAATGCCGCTCTGAGTTGCTGTAGAGCGGTTTGTTATCAGCGCTGTCAGGGTTATTGTGCCGCCTACTGCAACGGATGAAGGCGTTGCAAACCAGGAAACAGCAAGGGCCCGTCTATTCCACGACGTGCTGTTCGTAACGGTAAACACGGTTCCAGAGCTGCATGAGGTTGTGCTGTCCCGCGCTGCAAGGGATGCTGTAAGGAGCGAATCAGTAGTTACATCAGCGGATGCAGAGGCTATGCCTGCGCCTGACGGCCCGGTCAGCGCTATTTTAAATATCTCAATGCCACTTTTGGTTATGCCTGCTGTTGAGGTTGTAAAACAGACTGTGTTGGCTGTTGTTGACTGTATTGCCCAGCCGCTGGGCGCGGCAACGGATGCCGCTATATTATATACCGAAGAGTTTACAGCGAACTGCACGGCGCTTATGGTAGATGACGAACTGGATGTATTTGTCACACGAAATACAATAGTCTCAGAGGTGTTTCCCATAGTAACGACGCTTCGCGCCACATTTTCAAATTGGACAGTAGTTGCGGCAAAGGCGGTGTTTGCTGAAAAAAAGAGGAATAATGCTAAACTTGAGGTTAAGAGAGGAAGGCAGAGTTTTCTGAGCGCTGTTCTTAACCCCCCCCCCATTCCCCCCTTTAATAAAGGGGGGAATGGGGGGATTTTTCCGATCTCCATCTCTGGAGGGTGTGATTGCGGGGTTTTTATATGCCTTTGCAGGCAGAGCTTTGTCAAGGTTTCATATGAAGAATCAATCCTTTTCATATCCGTGCCTCCTTTTGTCTGCGTCTAACCGAGACTTACTGATAAGTCTAAACCATTGTTAATCCCTTTTTTCTGATAACATGTAAGGCAAGGCTTTAGCCTTGCTCCATAACATGTAGGGCAAGGCTTTAGCCTTGCTTTATCCCGCAATGGCGGGATTGAAAAAAGTAAAAACATATTTTATAAATAGCAAACCTAAAGGTTTGCCCTACAATTTTGTGACAGCCTGACGCGGGGACTTTTTATGCCCATTTGTAATAAAAACGGATTTTAAACCTTCTCAGAAGCCTCTTTTTATTAACAGGCTGTTGAAAAAGGCATCAACAGCCTTGATTACACAGATTAGGAAAAACGATTACACAGATATTTCAATGGGTTTTAATCTGTGAAATCTAATCTTTTATCCGTGTAATCGGAGTTTGTTGAGTTTTTCAACAAACTGTTAAACCGCACCCTTAAAGAAACAAGCAGGATGGAGAAATAAGGATTCTTTACGCATTTTCTGTAGTATATCATATTATCCTGTCAAAAACTATAAATTACCCTGTCTGTCTTCATTATTAGCCCTGCAGCTTCCACTTTTTCTCTATGTTTTGCATAAGTCTTTCCATGAAAACAGAGTGCTCATTTATCCTCTTATAAAGAATCTGGGCAACATTTTCATTATAGGTATGGGCTGTCATATTTCTGTCGTCGGTCATTTCAAGAAATTTAACGGCCTCCTCTTCTGATAATAGTCCGGCAGAAAAGGCGTCTCTGAAACATGTCTTTGGCGAATTGGATATTATGCCCTCTTGCTCTTTTAAATACTCTTTTAAAAACTTCCATAATGCCTCAAATGTATATTCAAATCTCTGAATGGTAGCATCGCGCACCACAATGGAAAAAGGCTTCTCTAATATCTCTTTTAATGTGTCCAGCGCCCTTTTGGCGTCAGTGTATCTCAGCCTTAGTCTTTCCAACTTTCCGCCTCCTTCATCGCCTCGTTCTTAAACTCCTCTGTAGCAAAAGAAAAATCAACAATATCAACCTTATAAGGTATGTTCATTTCATCAATGGATTCCCTGAGAAGCGTTATCTTCTTCCTGTCAAAACTCCCCTTTGGTATAATGCCGATATCCACATCAGAGGATATGGCGCCATCCTTTCTTGCCCGCGACCCAAAGAGAATAATCTTAAGCTCCTCATCTTTGAGCGCATCCAACACAAGCTCTTTCAATTCCTGAATATAATCACCGCTCATATGTCCCTTTTCTGCGCATTTCGTTAACCGCCAATCTTTTTGCATCCTTTCCCTTGCCAAAGGCTGCCGGGTTGTTTTTATGTTATCAGGCTGTTGAAAAAGGCATCAACAGCCTTGATTACACAGATTAGGAAAAACGATTACACAGATATTTCAATGGGTTTTAATCTGTGAAATCTAATCTTTTATCCGTGTAATCGGAGTTTGTTGAGTTTTTCAACAAACTGTTAAACCGCACCCTTAAAGAAACAAGCAGGATGGAGAAATAAGGATTCTTTACGCATTTTCTGTAGTATATCATATTATCCTGTCAAAAACTATAAATTACCCTGTCTGTCTTCATTATTAGCCCTGCAGCTTCCACTTTTTCTCTATGTTTTGCATAAGTCTTTCCATGAAAACAGAGTGCTCATTTATCCTCTTATAAAGAATCTGGGCAACATTTTCATTATAGGTATGGGCTGTCATATTTCTGTCGTCGGTCATTTCAAGAAATTTAACGGCCTCCTCTTCTGATAATAGTCCGGCAGAAAAGGCGTCTCTGAAACATGTCTTTGGCGAATTGGATATTATGCCCTCTTGCTCTTTTAAATACTCTTTTAAAAACTTCCATAATGCCTCAAATGTATATTCAAATCTCTGAATGGTAGCATCGCGCACCACAATGGAAAAAGGCTTCTCTAATATCTCTTTTAATGTGTCCAGCGCCCTTTTGGCGTCAGTGTATCTCAGCCTTAGTCTTTCCAACTTTCCGCCTCCTTCATCGCCTCGTTCTTAAACTCCTCTGTAGCAAAAGAAAAATCAACAATATCAACCTTATAAGGTATGTTCATTTCATCAATGGATTCCCTGAGAAGCGTTATCTTCTTCCTGTCAAAACTCCCCTTTGGTATAATGCCGATATCCACATCAGAGGATATGGCGCCATCCTTTCTTGCCCGCGACCCAAAGAGAATAATCTTAAGCTCCTCATCTTTGAGCGCATCCAACACAAGCTCTTTCAATTCCTGAATATAATCACCGCTCATATGTCCCTTTTCTGCGCATTTCGTTAACCGCCAATCTTTTTGCATCCTTTCCCTTGCCAAAGGCTGCCGGGTTGTTTTTATGTTATCAGGCTGTTGAAAAAGGCATCAACAGCCTTGATTACACAGATTAGGAAAAACGATTACACAGATATTTCAATGGGTTTTAATCTGTGAAATCTAATCTTTTATCCGTGTAATCGGAGTTTGTTGAGTTTTTCAACAAACTGTTATATCATCCCTTCCTTATTTCTTCTTCATCAAATGTAGCGCGGGGGTTTATCCCCCACTGAGAGCAGCCGACCACAAGGGGCGGCGCTACTTCCTGAAAGCCGTAAAGACCTCTCTCTTCGCATCCTTCATCTTGCCCAACGCAATAAGGGAGCGCCAATCGCTTGAGCCAAAGCCGGATTCATCAGGGTGGGAAAATGTCAGGTCGTAAGATGCGCTGCCGGTATTTCCCAAAACCCTGACTGTATAGGTATATGTGGTTGGAAATGAACCCGGCTCAGGTATCCTGTATCTTATAACCTCCGGGTTGTTGGAGGTGGTAGAGGTGGCAACCCTGTTTCCTGCAGGCGGAGATGCACAGCTCCCTGTTACATCTGCATTATACAGCTCAAGGCCAAGATTATTGGCATTTACCGAAGGGTTCCATGTAAGGTTTACAAGAACGGTTCTGGCCGGATTTGTAGTGGTGTTTATTATGACATTGGTAAAGCTCGTACAGGTTGGAGAGTTGGAAGTCTGGCTCAGATACTGCTCATACTGAAGAACCTCTACATCAACAGTCCCATCGCCGAGAGATTTATCCAGATAACCGTCATTCCACTGCCAGTTGCTTGCCCCGCTCTGGGTTAGATGCTCTATTGCCGCCTCTGCCCCGCCCTCTGCAATATAGAGCGCACGGGTGGAGTTATATTCATTGGTAGACTCCTCAGTGCCGACTGTAAACAGTGAAAGGAATATAATCCCCAAAAATGAGAGGATTACGATGATGAATGCAAGGGCTATTATGGAAACGCCTTTTTGATTCATTATTTAAACGCCCTCGGATGGACCTCTATCATGAAGCTCGTACTCTGAGCGCCTCTCGAAAGGGTAAGCGCTGCCTTTATTATCCATATCTCGCCTACTGCAGCGGCGCTTGTTGTCCCGTCGTTTTTAAAGTATGTGAATGTAAGACTGCTGACATTATCCGCAAGTATATCTTCATTGCCGGAACATGCGCTCTGGCTGCGGCACAGGGTAAGGGTGCTTGCCCCTGAGTCGTATCTGAATCCCTTGCCTTGATAATTTATATCAAGAAATCTTAGCTCTGTTGACGACCAGTTTGTAATGTCAGTGGCGCTCGGGTTGCATGAGTTGCCTGATGCTGTGCACTTCGCAAGCCTTATCTCCCGCGCCATCCTCTCCACGGCAAGGCGCCCCTGAGTCATAAGGTCTTTCCTTATCTCTTCCTCTGAATAGGATTTTGAGCCCTGAAAGATTATCATGCTTGCCACAGAACCAACGATGCCGAGCAGGACCATCACCATGATGATTTCAATGAGGGTGAAACCCCGTGAGGCAAAACTCCGTGAGGCGTTAGGCGTTAGGCGTGAGGAGTCTTTTTTATTCAGGACATCGGTTTTCTTTCTATGCGGTCTTTCCATATTTACGCCTTACACCTTACGCTCTTACGCCTAACAGTCATTAACTCCTAATGGTCAGTTACTATTGTTATAAGTTTGATTAATTCGCCGCCTGGTTCAGTTACAGTAACAGTTACCTTTTTGGCATGATACCCTGTAGTTGAGCAGTTAGGCATTGTGCCGTTGCTGGTATTCAAATCAGCCTCCAGCACGCAAAAAACATCTACACTCCTGTTGAAGCTCGGAGAGAAACCTGAAACAGGGTTTTCTGCAGGATAGTTGGAATTTTGTATCCAGCTAAATCCCCTGGTGCTATTCTTTTTGTCAGCAAGTATCCTTTCCATCTTCTCCTGGGCAAGCTCAATAGCCTGAGTCCTTATAACCGGATTTGCGCTGTATTTCATGCTTGTAAAATAAAGCAGTATGCTTGCCCCTACTATGCCGAGGAGGACAATTACCGCTATAGCCTCAAGAAGGGTAAAGCCTTGTGAGGCGTGAGGCGTAAGTCGTGAAGAGTCTTTTTTATTCAGGTTTTTAATAAGGCCTGTAAGCATTTTATCAACATCTACCATCAGAGATTCAATATTACGTCTTTCTTCAACCTGAATATAATCTACCCTTATGGCTATTTCTATTTGCGTATCCAATTCGCTTAATGAACCCTGCGCAATATGGAGAAAGTTTATAAACTCTTTAGTCGTATTTCTCGCTGCTCCCTCTGCGATGTTGCTTGGTACGCTTATGGCAGCTCGCCTCAACTGTGAAGTTAAACCGTATCTTTCCTCCTGAGGAAATTTTTGCGTAAGACGATATATTTCTGTTACTAAGGCAATACCTTTATTCCATACATCCAGCCTCTTATGCGGTTTCTCCATATTTACACCTTACGCCTCACGCCTTACACTTTACGCCTTACGCCTCACACCTTACGGTATAGAAGCCCTGCCTGTATTTTGTGTAACATTTACAGTTGCTGTATTGCTTGCCTTAGAGATAACAACACTGCCCTGAGAATCCATTTTGGTGCTTGTCCCAGCAGTATTATCCACACAATAAGGTATGCCCATTGCATCAAATTCCAGAATAGCCGTTGTTGCTGAAGGCGTGCATCCTGTTGCGGAAAAACTGGCGCTGCCTATGACAATGCCGTTGTAGCTTCCGGTATTTAAGGTAACTGTAAAATTACCGCCTGTAGACGGGTCCTTTGCATATTCCCATTCCACAGGCGATGTCTCTCCCCATTTACCATCCCCGTCTGAGTCATTTACTATTTTGACATTGTATGTTTCATTCGTAACATCAAATGTTATCCTTGCCCTTACCGGCTGGCTGAAACTGGAACTAGCGCGCCTTATCATAGCTATCTCCTGGGCATATTGTGTGTCGGACCTGAGCTTCTTGGCCATTGCAGTAATAGTCATCCCGCTCCATCCTCTGGATAAAAGCGACACAGAAACAGCCAGCACAATAGCTATCAGAACAATAACCATTACAAGCTCTATGATAGTAAAACCTCTGCTATTCATTGATGAGTAGTATGCCTTTTAAAAGGAATTACACGATGAAGGTCTATAGTAAATTACCCCGTCCACAGGGCGGGGTTTCTTGAAAACGAAAGACTTACCCGCCACCTTCTCGCCGGGTCTATGCTACAGGTTTTATGCAACGTTGGGGTTTATCCCCAACGATTTTCGTTGCCCATAAAGGGCAACGTTACAGATGCCATTCATCCCCCGATGGCCATCGGGGGCATTCTGACGGGGTTAGTAAAATATTTTCTACATTCCACCCCTCAACCTTATATAGTAGGCAACAAAGAAGAAAAGCAGGCTCGCTATCATAAGGGAAATACCGACTCCGAGCCTATAGGTAAAGGCCTTTTCCTCCATATCGGTAACCATTTTGCTGCTCACTTCATTGACGTTCCTTAAGGTATTGGGGGAAACGATAAAGAGCAGCCCAATTACAAACGTAAAGATGCCTATAACTATAAATATTCCCATAACTACCTCCTTTTGGCTTTATATATACAACAGAAAGATATTTTCGTAATTATCCGGGAGTATCTTATATCTAATCACTGCGCCAGTCAAGCCAAGTTTCTCCAAGTTTCTCTAACAAAGCTTAACCGCCATATCTCGCCGCAAGCCCCGCCCGCCTGAGGCGGATAGGCGGGGTTATTAACAGTTTGTTGAAAAACTCAACAAACTCCGATTACACGGATAAAAGATTAGATTTCACAGATTAAAACCCATTGAAATA
>Ga0155359_1004_pt1 | contig 1908 bp, 3 predicted proteins | sample RifCSPhighO2_02_FD_106327 | JGI IMG/M metagenome (GOLD analysis project Ga0155359, IMG submission 106327) | Deltaproteobacteria bacterium RIFCSPHIGHO2_02_FULL_43_33
CGGCCATGTATTTGTGCTTGCCGGTTCTATTGGGAAGACTGGCGCTGCTGCAATGACCTCTATGGGTGCAATGAGGACAGGGGCTGGCCTTGTTACCCTGGGGATTCCAAAAAGCTTGAATCCCATCATGGCGAAAAAACTTACAGAGGTTATGACATTGCCTCTTGCTGAAAATTCCCCAATCCTACTGGGGACAGATTTTAAATCTGTCCCCAAAAAAGGTAAGGCGGGGGTACTTGGATACGAAGCAATTGACAGAATACTGGAATTCATAAAAGATAAAGAGGTGGTTGTCCTCGGCCCTGGACTTACAGCAGAAGGGCCTGTTAAAAAACTGGTTTTGAGGCTTGTATGGGAATCTAAAATACCCCTTGTCATTGATGCAGATGGTGTAAATTGTCTGGCAGAAGATGTGAAGATTCTTGGGAAAGCAAAGGCTCCGATTGTCATTACACCACATCCCGGTGAGATGGCAAGGCTGGTTGGTTCGACAGCAAAGGATGTTCAGGTAGACAGGCTCGGAATAGCATCAAGATTTGCAAAAGAGAATAAGGTCATTGTTGTATTGAAGGGCGCGAGGACAATTATTGCTGAGCCTTCCGGCAAAATTTTTATCAATCCAACAGGAAATCCAGGCATGGCAACAGCAGGGACAGGTGATGTGCTGGCCGGAATGATAGGTGGGTTTATTGCACAGGGGTACAGCCCACTTGATGCCTGTAATATGGCTGTCTATATGCACGGCCTTGCAGGTGATGAGGTTGCAAAGAAAAAGGGCGAAGTTGGCATGATTGCAACGGATATAGTGGATATGCTGCCACAAACGATAAGTTCTATTTTATAAGTTGAAGACCTATAGGTGAAATGGATTTAAAATCTGAAATCCGAAATCCGAAATCCGAAATCTTTTACACCTCGTCTCCAGAAGAGACCATAGAACTTGGCAGAAAAATCGGCGAGGGGCTTAAGACAGGAGATGTGTTTGCGCTTGTCGGCGAGCTTGGCGCTGGCAAGACTTTATTTACACAGGGTTTGGTGCGGGGGCTCGGTGTAAAGGGCTATGTAAAAAGCCCCTCATTTACAATAGTGAATAAATACGAAGGGAGTCTCCCTGTTTATCATCTTGACCTTTACCGTCTGGGTGATGTAAGTGAGATATATGAGCTTGGGATAGAGGAATATCTATATGGAGACGGTGTTTGCATAATTGAATGGGCAGAAAAGGCGTATTCTCTTTTGCCGGAGAAGTATATATTGATTAAGTTTTTTTACACAGGGGAGAAGACGAGGAAGATAGAGATTCGGCGAGTAGATGAGCATGGAAGCAAAAGACCCATGCCCTGAGAGGGGATGTTTTACTTTGGAACATAAAATTATTGGCTGGGAACAGCCTCTCCGCACAAGTAATTTGTTATGTCCCTATTATTTCGTTTAGCCCTTCAATGACCTGACATAATTCCTCAGGGTCTGCTTTGGCAATCATTTTTCCAATTCTCTCCACGGAAAGAGTCCGAATCTGACTTATTTTAACCCATGACCGTTTAGGCAAATCTGCTGTTTTCAATTCAAGAGTGAGAGGGAATCCTGCACGTTGAGGCTGGCTGGTAATAGCCACAGCAATAACAGTTCCAGAACGTTCATTAAAAATTTCGTGACTTAAAATCAAAACAGGTCGCAAACCTGCCTGCTCACGGCCACGCACAGGGTTCAAATCAGCCCACCTGACATCGCCCCTCAGTATTCGGGCCATTGGCTCAAATCCTCGGCCATGCCTTCTTCCGCCATTGCCTTTTCAAAAGTCATATCAAGTTTTGCACATTCTTTAGCTAAACGGGTACGTTTCAACCGTTTCAGTTTTTCTTCTACCGCTTCCTGTATAGCTTGACTGCGATTCTGGAAAATATGTGT